>Ga0156506_109_pt1 | contig 7708 bp, 9 predicted proteins | sample RifOxyB1_FD_110653 | JGI IMG/M metagenome (GOLD analysis project Ga0156506, IMG submission 110653) | Candidatus Levybacteria bacterium RIFOXYB1_FULL_40_17 | reverse complement strand
TAGCCAGTGATCAATTAAAGTAGTCCCATCAGAAGATGTAAACCTTATATCATCAAAATCTGCTTGCATGTCCGAATCATAAGGTACTGTAAGTTTAAGTTGATAATTTGTTTGTGCACCCGCCGTAGAACCTGTAACTGTAATTGCTTTACGCCTTGACCATGAAGTGTTGTACCAATTTGAAGTTGCTTTTAGTTGCGCTTGACCCGAAGAAAATTCAATTTTTGTATCATCATAAGTGTAATTAGACGAAGTTGAAAAATCCCAAGAATTAGTTGCGGCGTAGACAGGATTAATAAGGAATAAAAAATTTTGAAGAAGTAAAGATAAAATTAGAAGGAAAGTTGTTACAAAACGGCGAAGCCGTTTACTCTCTCTCTCTCTCTCTCGTTGGCGCTCCCAATTTTGACAGCATTTTCTTTAAGCATATCATACTTTAATCATCGAAAATCTAGATTTATTGTACTATGATATTTATATCAAATACCACGCTAAAAAACAAATGCAAGAGACTCTTGTTTTTGATGTTGAAACTTTGTATATTTTAATTGTACTCAACTTTTTTCGGATTGCTTTTTTTAATGGCCGTTTTGGACAATTTGGAGCAATCCGAGTTGAGTACAACCAGAACGGCCATTTAAGTTATAGGACATTGAAAAAGTTCTTTAAAATTTTTGCGTTTTTTCTTTAGGATTCGAGCCGACAGTTTTCGGAGGCGCGGCGGGTGGGGGCGCCGCGCAGAACGCGAATAGCGACGAAGCGAGCCGAAGGCGAGCGAGGAGCTGACGCAATGCGTTAACAATTTTTAAAAAAGGTTCGAATTTTTTCGTAAACGCTCACCATTTTGGAAATGGCAGCAGAATTGGGGGCAGCGCTGGCTGCGCCCCCCTCCGCAGACAGCGCTGCAAAGGGATATTTTAAGTCCGGTCGGAGTTGCCGTAAAAAAAGAACAGAAGAAAAAACGCAAAAATTAATAAGGTAGATATTTAAAGAACTTTTTAAAAGAACAAGTTACAATATGTTACAAGAGTACAAAAGCAAAGTATGAATAAATACATAGCATATTGCCGAAAATCAACTGATGAAAAAGATAAACAAGTTTTATCTATTGAAGCGCAAATTGCAGAATTAAAAGAATTTGCCAAACGTGACCATTTAGAAATAACTGAATTTATTACCGAAGCCAAAACCGCCAAAATGCCAGGTCGTGAGCAATTTGCGCTAGTGTTGAAGAAAATTGAGAAAGGCGAAGCGCAGGGCATAATTTCCTGGCATCCAGACAGATTGGCTAGAAATTCAGTTGATGGCGGGAAAGTAATCTATTTACTGGATACCGGAAAACTTTTGGATTTGAAATTTCCGTCTTTTTGGTTTGAAAATACTCCCCAAGGAAAATTTATGTTATCAATTGCCTTCGGCCAGTCAAAATATTATGTGGATAATTTATCGGAAAATGTAAAACGGGGCAATCGGCAAAAACTTCGGCGTGGTGAGTGGCCGAGTAAAGCGCCTTATGGTTACATTAATAATCCTAAAACCAGAGCCGTTGATGTTGACCCCGAACTTTCTAAAGTTGTTAAAAAAGCTTTTCAACTTTTTGCCGAAGGCAATAAATCTTTTACGGAAATTTCAAACTTTTGTTTTAGGTTTGGGATGAATCGGGAAAGTTGTGGGAAACCTATTAAAGTTGACCAAATAAAGCGAATGTTATCAAACAAGTTTTATGTGGGGATTTTAAAATATGCTAACGAATATTACGAGGGTTCCCACAAATGCTTCATCTCCAAACAACTATTTAAGGAAGTACAAAAGCAAGTGGAAAAAATCTTACGTCCACGACAACATGGCCATGATTTTGCTTTTTCCGGTTTAGCCACTTGTGGCGAGTGCGGCGCCGCAATCACCGCCGAACAACATATTAAAAAGTATAAAAATGGAACTTCGCAAACTTTTATCTATTATCGCTGTACTAAAAAGCTGAAACCTTGTTTGCAAAAATATGCTCCCGAAGATGAAATTGAGCAACAACTAAAAAAAGTTGTGGGTGATTGCGGCTTGCACCAAGATTGGGAGCCATATTTTGAAAAGTGGATGGCGGCAGACGAATTAAAAGATCAGGCAAATTCTGAAACGGAATTACAAAGGCTTGGCGAGAACCAAAAAGAAATTGAAACAAAATTAAACCGTTTATTGGATGGCTATTTAGATCAAGTAGTGGAACCGGAAGTTTATAAACAAAAGAAAAACGAACTATTTGACGAGAAGTTAAAAATTGCGGAGCAAATTGCCAGAGTTTCAAAAAGTGGTTCTTCTTGGCTCGAACTTATGAGGGAATTCGTAATTAGCGCCTTGCAGGCGCAAAAAATCGCGCGCGCAAAAAATGAGTGCCATGATTTGGCAATCATGGCAAAAACTGTCGGCTCGAACTATTCTTTATTTAATCGGCACCTCCGGCCGGACTTAAAATATCCCTTTGCAGCGCTGTCTGCGGAGGGGGGCGCAGCCAGCGCTGCCCCCAATTCTGCTGCCATTTCCAAAATGGTGACCCCACCGGGAATCGAACCCGGATTACAAGGTTGAGAACCTTGCGTCCTAACCGTTAGACGATGGGGCCCCGATTTCGATCAGGCTATTAGCCGTGATCGGGACCGCGTATTAACTTTTCAATAGCCGCTCGTTTGTGCCAAGACTTTATTTGATTCTCTCTTTTCCTTGCGGCTGATAATGTATTATACCTTTCTTGATAGACCAGACGCCACGGCCTGTAAGGCCTAGTTGATAGAACATGCCCTTTGTTGTGTTTAACCAGCCGAGACTTTAAGTCACTTGTGCAACCAATGTAATATCTACCATTTTTTAAAGACTGTAAGATATAAACATTATTCATTAATTAATTATCTTAATCGTTAGTCCCGACTCGATGAAATCGAGGTCGAGGATCCTCGGTCACGATCCCACTAATGTCGCGATCGGACCGGGAACGATGGGGCCGCGTAAAGCTCGCTCCGCTCGCACGCGGCAAGGCATGTGTATTTTACCACGAGAGGGGGTTATAACCCTGAGTCTGTCGAAGGGCTAGCTGTAGTTTATCACCGTCAACAGCCACCAGGTTTCGGTTACCATTACCGTCGTCAACACCAGCGCGTCAATAGTAGCGAAGTATTCCTTTTTCCACGCCTTGGGAACGGCCCAGATTAAAAAGATCTCCACCGGAAAGGTCAACCACTGGCTGTAGCCGTCAAGTAGCAGCCACTGGAGTTTCCGGGGGAGCGCGTTTTTGTCCGGCACAAAGTGTAAAAAATCGGTAAACCAGAAGCTTAGCTTAAAAAACTCCTGGAAGATGTCACGCAGCAGGTGATAAACCGCCACTACAAAAACTACCGTCAGCCACTTCTTCCAGACTTTGGTTAAGCCGAACTTGTTTTTCATCGACTAATCCTGATTCTGGCTCCGGCAAGATTGACGGTCTCGCCGCTTGACGATTTTAATTCCACCACGTAATTGTTGTAGCCGGAATGAAGTTTAAAGGCAGGGGAAGTTTTCCAGGTGGTACTACTATTATTATGCATCACTTCGGTGACCGACAACACCGCTCCGGTGGTTTTGTTCTTAAGCCTTGCCCAGGCTTCGCCGCCGACAATCGACAACCCGGCCTCAAAAGTAGCCGAAACGTCAGCAGGGTAGTCGCCGGAGTTGATGGTCACTGCCTGCCCCGTTTCGGTCCAGTCGCGGTTTTGGGTGCTGGCCGCACCCAGATAAATCACTTGGGGTTGAAATGAAACCGTGGTCGTGGTTGCCGGGGCCGGGGCCGGACCGCCTTGACCGCTTTGACCGCCGCCGGCTTCTAAAACTTCAAGTCTGGCCGACAGGCTCGCCAGCATTACTTCAAGCACCTCGATGTTTAAGGACTCTATCTGGCCGTCGGGAAAAATATCCGCCGCTGCCGCTTGGATCGTTTCAGCCGTCTGCTCTTGATTTTTTAAAGCCGTCAACTCCTCCTGGGTCAAGTTTAATCTGTACCACAACCAGCCTACCGTCGCCAACAGCAACGCCAAAAAAACTGCCACCTCGGCTTTAAACCACTTCATTTAGCCACCTTCTTGCCCTTTTCAGGTAGGTCAAAACATACTTTTGCAAAAATTCTCTCAAATCGCGGTTGTCAATTTCTGCCACCTTGTCTTCTATTTCTTCCCAACTGGTAGTTTGGCGGATTTTTTTAATCAGCTTGATATCCGTCGACGGTAGCTTGCCTTGCCGTTTAAGTTCCGCCGCCACCTCTTTAAACTCTTCCCACATCTCCTTAAACCCCTTTTGGCCCCGTTTTTGGTACTTAAACAAGCCCCACAGTCCTTTCAAAGCCACCACCTCGACGCGTTTATTTTTGTAAACTTGGTTTAAATACATCTCCAGCCCAAAGCGGGTTTTTTTCATTGGCTCAAGATGGAGGATAAGGTCATTTTTGTAATAGGCTCTTTCTCCGGCAATCGCCACCATGGTCATCGGCAACAAGCCTTTAAACCGCTGGCCGATCACCCCGTCGACTTGAGGGTTGCTCAAGGGCGCCAACAGCTTTTTAATCTGTTTTTCTTCCATGGTCACCAGGTCCGCGTCTGCCATGACGATTATTTCCCCGGTTGAAGCCTTTATCCCTTCGGCCACCGCCCCGCCTTTCCCCCGGTTTTTTTTGAGGTTAATTAGCTTAATTTTCTCCCCAAAGCCATCCAGGATAGTCAAACTTTTATCAGTCGAGCCGTCGTTGACCACCACCACTTCGTCGACAGCCCGGGTGAGTATCAGCGCCCAGACGACGCTGGCTACCGTTTTTTGCTCGTTGTATACCGGCACCACCGCCGACACTTTTTTGCCTTTAAACATATGCTAGGATTATAGTTTACCACGATCAAAATTAATCATTGACAATCGTTCAAAACAATTTATTATTTGAGTACGTTTAAAATAAATGGAGCCTGCTAAGTCTAATCTTGAACCTCCGGGTATACGCCCTCAATCGGGGGCTTTTTTACTGGATCAACTGAAACTTTCTCCCCAGTTTAGCCGCTTCTATCGCACCAACGGCAACGCCCGGGCGCTTAAAAACCTCACCGTTGAAGTCGTCTCCGACCTTGGTACTTGCCAGGCTTTATGGCAAGAATTTTCGCCTCAAAAAACCCTATTTGACACCTGGGAGTTTCGTTTGGCTTTTTACCGCGGTTACCACCACCAGCCTTATTTTCTTACCCTCAAATCAAACGAGCAAACGGTGGCGGTTTTGCCTTTATGGTACGAGGCAGAAAAGAAAAAATATTTTTGGTTTGGCAGCTGGTGGCAGGAGGAAAGCAAGCTTTTAGTCAAAGACCCCATTTTTATTCCTTTGCTTCTTGCTGCCGCTCCCAGCCCGCTTCACTTAAATGCCATCGCCGCCGATGCTTTAAACGCCCCGGGGCAACTATTTGAGCTCGCCTCCGACGACCCCAAGTACGTTCTCGACTTAACCGATATTACCAGCCTCGACGACTTTTTGGCCCGGTTAAAAAAGAAACGCCGCTATAATTTGCGCCGCGACAAACGGATTATCGAAGCCCAAAACCCCCAAATCATTTTTGACCGCTTTGGCGACTTTAAGCACCTGGTGGCTTTAAGCCAAGAGCGTTTCCGCCAAAAAGGCGAGGACACCGACTGGGAAGACCCCCGCCGAGTGGCCGCCTTTCGCCACGTCATCGCCTTGGGCAAAAAGTCGGTTAGCTACCAAGTCAGGATGGTCAGCGTCAAAATCGGCGGCAGAATTGCCGGCGTCGATTTAATCGCCCTTTACCAAAACTGCTACTTCCCGGTCAAATGCGGTTACGACGTCGCCCGTTTCCCCGGCATCGGCAACTATTTTAATTTACTCGAAATCGAAGACGCGCTTAACTTGGGCATGAAAAAGATGGACTTCCTGGAAATCGACTACGGCTGGAAGCACAAGTGGTTTACCGAAGTGCCTTTATATGTTTATGAGAAGTAGCCCCTTTGACAAAAGCTACTACACCTCGGGTAGCTACGACGACTATCTTACCCGTTTTAGACAAGAAGGTTGGGAGAATGCCCGGGCCTTACTGGCCCGCATCAACCCTTTGCCCCAGTGGCGTTTTCTTGATGTCGGCGCCGGCATGGGCGGCTTGACTTTAGCCTTAAGGCGCATGGGCTTTACCGCTTTTGGTACCGAAGCCTCGGCTTATTGTTTAAGCCACTCGCTGGCCAAAGCCTGGCTCAAGTACGCCAAACTCCCTGACCTACCTTACCCGCCCCATAGCTTTGAAGTAGTCACTTGCATCGACGTTCTCTGTTATCTTCCCCAGCCCAAAGCCGAAGCGACCGTAGACCAGCTTACCAAACTGGCTCGCGATTACCTCTATATCGAGTCAATCTACCCCGGCTCGCCCAACAGTTCTCAAACTTCAAACCCCGACCCCTTGCGCCTGGACCAAGACCTTTTATACCCCGACCAGTTAATCGAGCGGCTTGGGTTTCGCCAGTTTGCTTTTGTCGGCCCGGTTTTTGCCTCCGAAGACGAACACGACTTCAACGGCCTGTTCCAAAAGTCGCTAGGCTAAAGGTTATAATAGGGGACCATGGTTAAAAAAATCACCGCCTTTATCAAATCTACCTTAGTGGAGCAAGGTTTTAGCCGAGCAGTGGTGGCCGTTTCCGGCGGCGTCGATTCAGCCGTCGCCCTGGCTTTAACCGTCAAAGCTCTAGGTCCCGGAAAAGTTATTGCCCTGTCTTTGCCCTACGCCGGCCAAAATATCACCCAAGCCGAAACCATGGTCAAGCGGGTCAAGCTGCCGAAAAAAAACTTTTTCAGGTTTGATATTACTGCTGCCGTTGCCGCCGCCGCCAACAAGCTCAAGGCCGAGGGCAGTCAGGTTAGGTTAGGCAACATCATCGCCCGAACCAGAATGATTTATGTTTACGACCAGGCCAAAGAGGCAACCGCCCTAGTCGTCGGCACCGAGAACCGCTCCGAAGCCTTGCTTGGTTACTACACCCGCTTTGGCGACGAGGCGAGTGATTTAGAGCCCCTAAAGCACCTCTACAAAACCCAAGTGATCAAGCTAGCGGCAAGTTTAAAGATTCCCCGATCGATCATCAACCAGCCGCCCACCGCCGGCCTTTGGGCCGGCCAAACCGATGAGGCAGAGCTGGGCTTTTCCTACCAAGCCGCCGACCCGATTTTACATTTACTCGCCGACAAAAAGCTTGACCCCGACGAGGTGGTAAAGTTAGGCTTTGACCAAAAATTGGTGGAAAAAATCACCGATCGGTTAACGGCCGTAGACTTTAAGCGCCACGTCCCCTATAGTTTAGGTCATGACTATTAGCCTACTAGCTGCTTTTTTAGGCGGCATCATCTCACTCTTGTCTCCTTGTTCAGCCCTGATTTTGCCCGGTTTTTTGGCTACAGCCTTTCATCAGCGACGGCGGCTAATCTTGGCCACGGCAGTTTTTTCCTTGGGGGTCTTAAGCTTAATGGTGCCCTTAGGCTTGGGTTTTTTGTTTCTTTTTACCCTGTTTAATAGCTACCGTCAGTTGATTACTCTAGTTATCGGTCTGATTTTAATTGGCGAAGGCCTGCTTCAACTTTTTGGCCGGTCGCTGTTTCTTTTTTCTTTTAACCACCGATTGCCCAAAAACCCTAACCTCATGGCCACTTTTTGGCTCGGGGCTT
>Ga0156506_102_pt4 | contig 15043 bp, 15 predicted proteins | sample RifOxyB1_FD_110653 | JGI IMG/M metagenome (GOLD analysis project Ga0156506, IMG submission 110653) | Candidatus Levybacteria bacterium RIFOXYB1_FULL_40_17 | reverse complement strand
AACCTAGCCTTTAATTTTTCCTTCCAAACAGTTCTCACAGGAATCCTAAGTGTTACTGCTGCAGTATTTTCAGATTTACTTTTTCTTAAGATTCGAAAAGCAAAGCTCTTCTTTCCATCCGCTGCCATAGCAACAGGCCTTATCGTGGGGCTTTTGACCGATCCCTCTCTCCCCATTTATTTTCCAGTCTTAGCAAGCATCCTTGCTATGTTTACCAAAAATTTCATAAAGATAGGAAGACACATTTTTAACCCCGCGTCCTTTGGGCTAATTCTGGCAAGTCTTGTCTTCGGAGCTACTGTGTCTTGGTCCGGCGTGTCCTGGCAAATACTCGATATTTCAAGTCTGCAAACATTACTCCCTTTCATAATTCTTTTGTCTCCCGGCTTTGTTTCTCTTTACAAAATGAGAAGGTGGAGAATAATTCTTCCTTTTTTAGCGGTGTATTTCTTGGGGCTTTCTTTTTTTCTCAAGTCAACTTCGCTTTACTTTATTGATCCTACAGTAATCTTTTTCTCTCTCGTTATGCTCCCTGAGCCCATGACTACACCAAATCATCCAAAGAGACAGATTTTGTTTGGCGTAAGCGTAGCAGCATTAACAATCTTACTTTCTGTTTTTATCTTTCCCTCTCTAAATCTTCAAGCATTTGATCCTTTAATATTCTCTCTTCTTTTGGGAAATCTTCTCTTTTTTAGATTTAGGTGAAGGTTGCAATAAAAATCTCTCTGTGTTAGGATTTTACATATGAATTCCAAGGTAATAGTAGCACTGGTAGCTGTATTAATTCTCGTAGTGGTGGGGGGAGGATTTCTTCTGATCAGTAGGTCAAAAGCTCCGACAGCAGTGCCGGTTGTACCAAGCACAACATCCGAGAGCACTCCAACACCAGAAACAACCCAGGAAGAATCACAAAGCCCAACTGCTAACGAGACCGAGGTAACGCTTTCCGAAACCGGATTCTCACCCAAAACTATAACCATAAAGGCTGGAGATAAGGTGATATGGATCAACAATTCAGGCAAAATGGCAACAGTAAATTCAAACCCCCATCCCATACATACGTCTTATAAAGAATTGAACCTGGGAAACTTCGACGATGGAGAAAAGCTGGAGTTAGTTTTTCCAAATGCAGGTACCTATAACTACCACAATCACCTAAACGCTTCTCAGGGTGGAACTGTAATAGTAGAATAATTCTTATGTGTTATAACTGCGGGTGTGGACTACCAAACGATGATATGGGCAGAGGCAAAGTAACCGAGGGTGGCTCTTCTTTAACTGAAGACGATATCAAGAAAATGGCCGACGACTGGGGAATGAGCTTGGATGAGGCAAAGAAAAATATTTTAGATCTTCTCCAAACGCAACTCAAAAAATAAGGGCAGGATGGACTCTAAGAATCTAAATACACAGCAGCTTAAGGCTATAAACCACGGAAAAGGACCTCTTCTTATCATTGCCGGTGCGGGAACAGGCAAAACAACTGTAGTAACAGAGCGAATAAGCCGTCTCATCGTAGAGAAAAATCTATCCCTGTCAAGCGTTCTGGCTTTGACTTTTACCGATAAAGCCGCTTACGAAATGCAGGAAAGAATAGATATACTTCTCCCCTACGGATATACAAATCTTTGGATTCATACATTTCATTCTTTTTGCGACCGTATACTTAGAGACGATGCACATATAATAGGTATTGATCCAGGATATAAATTGATTTCAGAACCTGAGTCAGTACTACTTCTTCGTCGGAGCATCTTCGATCTTGGCCTTAAATACTTTATGCCTCTTGGCAATCCTACTAAATTCTTAGATGCGCTTCTAAAACATTTTTCAAGGCTTAAGGACGAAGACGTTACGCCTGATGAATATATGGTCTGGGCTAAAAACCTGCCTGCCGGCAGGCAGGACAAAAACAATAAGGATGAGGACCGGAGGGTTGAGACGGAACAATATCAAGAATTGGCAAATGCCTATAAAAAATATGAGGATCTTAAGGTAAAAGAATCAGCTATGGACTTCTCCGATCTCATATCTAACACCCTACTAATGCTGCGAAAAAGGCCACAAATACTTAAGAAATATCAAACGCAATTTAAGTTTATTTTAGTGGATGAGTTTCAAGACACGAACTATGCACAAAATGAGTTGGCAATACTATTAGCAGGGGATGACAAAAATATAACTGTTGTCGCTGATGACGATCAATCTATTTATAGATTCCGTGGGGCAGCTGTATCAAACGTTCTGCAGTTTAAGAAGAATTTTCCAAAAGCTGAGGTCGTGACTTTAACCCAAAACTACAGATCAACGCAGGAAATACTTGATGCATCATACAGACTAATACAAAACAATAATCCAAATAGGCTTGAGATAGTTGAGAAAATAGACAAGAAGCTTAAAAGCCAAGTAAAGAAGCACGGCGAAGCGATTGGATTTATCCATGAAAGACGCTCGGAGGACGAAGCCGATAAGATAGCAAGAACTATTGAAGATTTAGCAAAATTATACGAATACAAAGATATTGCTATTTTGGTGAGGGCGAATAATCACGCATCACCAGTCTCTACAGCGCTTCAAAGAAGAAGAATTCCCTATCGGTTTCTAGGACCAGGACACTTATTTCAGCAGGAAGAAATCAAGGACTTAATTTCTTACCTAATGTTTCTAACCAACCTTTCAGACACGGTCTCGCTTTTTAGAGTACTGTCAATGGATATATTTGATATTTCTCAGATTGAACTTAATTATCTTTTAAATTTTGCAAAGAAAAATAATTTTACTTTGTTTGAAGCGCTCTCAGATGATAGACTGGCTTTCCTGAAGGAGGATACCCGCAATAAACTAGAAAGCTTTAGGAATATGGCAGAAAGACATCTTAATAAGAGCAGAAAGGAGCAGGCTGGACAAATTCTTTATTACTTTTTGGTTGACTCTGGCCTTTTTTCTACTCTTCAAAAAACAGACTCGATAAAAGAAGAGAGGCGCGTACAAAATATTGCGAAGTTCTTTGATAGAATAAAAAGCTTTGAAGCTGAAAGGGTAGATAGTAATATTTTTATCTTAGCTGAATGGCTTGCCCTTATGCTTCAGATGGGAGATAGTCCGACTGCTGCTGACACAGATGCATCCGAAAGTAATGCAGTAAATATCTTAACAGTCCATTCTTCTAAAGGGCTCGAATACAAAGTTGTTTTTTTAGTTAATTTAGTATCTGATCGTTTCCCATCTAGGGAAAGATCCGAAAAAATACCCTTACCGCCCTCAATCATAAAAGAGAAAATCCCTAAAGATACCGATTTTCACATTGAAGAAGAAAGAAGGCTTTTTTATGTAGGGATGACCAGAGCCCGTGAAAGGCTTTTTTTCACCGCAGCAGATTATTATGGTGGCGGAAAGAGAGCAAAAAAACTCTCTCAATTCATTTTTGAAGCCTTACCGGATGCTGAAAAACTCGAGAATCTGAGGTCCAAAGCAGAACAATTAACTCTCAGTGAGACAGTCTCCGCATACAATATGCCCGAGGACAAAGACGAAGCCAAAGAACCTTTCAAAGTTAGCTACGTTACGTTCTCGAATCTTCAAATGTTTGATATCTGTCCTCTTCATTACAAAGCAAAAGTCATTTTTAATATTCCTACACCTACAGCATCTGTCCAAAGCTTCGGAATATCTCTTCACAGTACGCTTTATAAATTTTATAAGGAAATAGTCCAAGGAGACGACCCAAAACTCAGCAGACTACAGGAGCTTTATAAAGAAGAGTGGATAAGTGAGGGGTATGACAGTAGGAAGCATGAAGAAGAACGCTTTTTACAGGGCAAAAATATGCTTAATGAGTTTTATAAAGATGCTAAAGATTTTAAATCGAAGCCTTTGGGGCTTGAACTACCATTTTCATTCATATTAAAAAACGGAGTTAAGGTGTTCGGAAAGATGGATAGAATTGATAAATTAGGTGATGGAATAGAAATAATTGATTATAAAACAGGGGGAGATAACCCGAAGGCTAAAACTTCACACGAGCTACAACTTGCCATGTATGCTTTGGCTGCAACAAAGGTTAAAGACGATATTCTTAATCGCGATCCTAAAGACATCAAGTTAACACTTCACTTCCTGGATGGGAATATAAAAAAGTCTATGAATTTCACTAAAGAAGATTTAAAAAAGCTCGAAGACGCTTTAATAGAAAAGGTTGCGGAAATTGAACAAAGCGATTTCAAATGCAGCGGGAATACTCTTTGTCAGAAGTGTGAATATAAGATGCTTTGCTCGACTTATTCTTAAAGTCTATGGTAAAATACTCAGGCTGGGAAGATAGATCGCTAGTCCGATGTTTCATCGGACAGGAAAGTCCAGACAGGTATAAAGACAGGGATGGAGTGTAAGCTCCGACTAGCAATAGCTGGTGATTAGATTCTTAATACTACTAAACGGAATCTAAAACAGGTTTTGAATTGACAAAACTTGAGAGCAACAGAGACGAGTAGTTCTGAAACGGGCAATCCTACCTGCTGTAACCTCCGAATGATGCGTTACTACCTTCTTTATGGGAGCATCAAAGTTTGAGGGCATCACCTAAAAGGTGGGAGATGTAACAAATATTACAACTCAGATAGATTGCGATCTAAAACAGAATCTGGCTTATTATCTTCCCAGACACAAGGCTGTGTCTGGTTTTGACCAGCACGCAGTTTTGTGTCTGTGGCAGGTGCAGTATTGTACCTGCCCAATATCTCGCTCGGCAGGTGAGGAATGTACCGATGGCAGGTGCAGTATTGTACCTGCCCGTTTTGTATGAAGTTTTACTATGTTTATGCCCTCTACAATAAATCTAAAAACTTTATTTATATTGGGTATTCAGAAAATTTAAAACCTCGAGTAACTTCACATAATCTCGGTAAAAATAGGTCAACAAAACCCTATATTCCCTTAGAGGTTATTCATTATGAAGCTTATCGTAGTAAGAAAGATGCTAAACGCAGAGAAGCCTATTTGAAATCTAATAAAGGGAAAACAACTCTTATGACAATGCTAAAGGAATATTTTGCAGAAACTTTTTGATTCCAAATAATTTCTATCTTATAGCCCTTTTTAGAGTTTTTCCTGGTGTGAATCCCGGGGCCTTTCTAGCTGCTATCGTAATCTTCTCACCGGTCTTTGGATTTCTTCCTGGTCTTTCCTCTCTGTTTCTAACGCTAAAGGTACCAAAACCCGTTATTACTACTTTTTCCCCTTTTTTCAAAGAGTCTCTTATACCATTGAGAGTAGCGGAAACTGCGTCTCTTGAGGCTTTGTTCGTAAGATTGGCTTTTTTCGCTACGAGTTCTATTAAATCTTTTTTAGTCAAGTAAAATCACCTCCTTTATAGATTAGGTTTACAATACAATGCAAACGAAAAGTTGTCAAGAGGGGACTTTAGTTAAATTCTGAGGAAACTGATCGAAACTCTCTAATAGCTGTTACTTTTACTTCCCCTGGAATTGCAAGCGCGTTGGTAACTTCTTGTCTTATTTTTTCTGCAACTACTACAGTCTGCGCATCGTCAAGCTTCCCCGGATCGATTATTACCCGCAGCTCTCTACCTGCTTCAAATGCGTAGGCTTCCGCAACTCCTTCGTATTTTTTAGCAATATCTTCCATTTCCGTAAGTCTCTTTGCGTATTCTTCTACATCCTCATACCGGGCTCCCGGTCTTGCGCCCGATATTGCATCTGCGATTGACACGATTACCGACTCGACAGATGAAAAAGGACGGTCTTCATGATGCTCTGCCACACAATTAACTACTGCCTCAGGGATATTAAATCTTTTCAGATATTCTACTCCCAGCTTTACATGACTTCCTTCGCCCGGAACTACTTTTCCAATATCGTGAAACAGGCATCCGAGTCTTACTATATTTACATCTGCGCCTATTTCCTCAGCGATGTGAATTCCGATTTTTGTCTCCTCAAGAGTGTGCACTACCAGATTTTGTCCGTAAGATGTCCTGAATTTAAATCTCCCAAGCATTGATATCAACTCCCTGGGCAAATTAAACACTCCCGCCTCGTGAGAAAGCTTTTCCCCCTCTTCAAACATTATTTTCTCAACTTCCTCTTCTGTTTCTTTTACAATCTCCTCTATCCTAAAGGGCTGTACCCTAGTGTCTTTAATAAGCTTCTCAAGAGCCCGTCTAGCTACCTCACGCCTTATCTGATCAAAAGAGGAAAGTCTTATTATTCCTTCTTCGTCGAGATCCACGTCTACTCCTGTAGCCTGCTCGAATGCACGAATGTTACGACCTTCTTTACCAATTATTCTTCCCTTCATTTCTTCATCGGGAATCTTAACTATGGAGACGGTGTATTCTGCTATATAATTGAGGGCGCCGTGGCGCATTGAGTCGAGTAGTATTTCCTGTGCTTTTTTGTCAGAAATTCTTTTTATTTCTTCTTCACGCTCTTTTAAGATCTTTGCGATTTCTTGAGCCTGAGAGTTTTCGACCTCAGCTAGAAGGCTTGCTTTTGCCTCATCCGCGGTAAGGCCTGAAGCTTTCTGAAGCTTCTTAACGTATTCTTCCCTTTCTTCTTTAAGCCTATCTTTTTCTTTTTCGAGATCCTCGCGTTCTTTATCTATTTTATCCTGCTTTTCTATTAATCTCTTTTCGAGATCTAAAAGATCCGGGTTTTGATTTTTCATAATTTAACCAGCAAAGGGGAGGACTAAACTAGTCCTTATCCAAGAATTTTCGAAAGAGGATGAAATTTAATCTTCATAGCCATCTTTGATACCTTTGCTATAAATGGAGTATACAACTAAAGCTTTTTTCAGTCAAGGACTTACCCTTTTATCTATAACTTTTTTTATAAGATCAAAGTCAAATCCACGCCTTGCCAGAAGCTGAAAGAGTTTTCGGTAGACTTCTTTTGTTGATAGTTTTTCAAACCTTTTAATATGCTTGTCTAAAAGCTTCAACGCAGACTTTTCATCAAGATTTTTATCAACTTTTTCTGAAAGTCCGTCAACTATATCCCGTCCTATTCCTTTATTGCGAAGTTCTAGTTTTATAATCCGAAGCGATTTAGGTCTACTTCCTGTTCTTTGCTCAATCCACCACTCGGCAAATTCAATATCATTTAAGAACTTCTTCTCCTTAAGACTTTTTATAATCCGATCGATTATAGATTCATGTATCCTTTTCTTTTTTAAATAATCAATGACTTCTTTTTCAGAGCGAGGACGGTATGACAGGAACCGAAGCGCCAGATCATGATATCTTTCAAAAGTGAGATCCATTAGAATTTTATTCCCAATGCCCTAAGTTCTTTCTCTAAATTTTCTTGTGTGCTAAAAAGAATAGTTTTCATTCCTAGCTTTTTGGCGGGAGGAAGATTGCGTTCAAGATCATCTATGAATAGACAATTTGCGGGATCTTCCGAAAGTTCTTTTAAGACTAAATCGTAGGCTCTTTTATCAGGCTTTACAAATCCACTGTATCCTGAACTAACTATCAATTCAAAATAGCTATCGAGATTAAATCTTTTTCTTTTGTATTCAAGCCAGTCTTTACTTATAGTAGTAAGGGCAGCCAACCGATAATTCTTTTTAAGACTTTGCAAAAGCTTTAGCATATTTTCTTTAGGTTTTTGATTCTCCGTCCAGAACTTTTTCGCAAAGTCGATATCGATTTTATCTGTCAGGGAATATGTGAGGAATTTTTTCCAAAAGTCATCTTCTGAAATTTCTCCTATTCTAAACTCCGGCCAGGAAGTCTCCCATCCTCTCATTGAATTATCAAAACTTACGTTAAAATAGTCACAAAATTCTTTTACCTGATCTCCTGTATGACAGGGGTAATCATTTGTAAGAATTACATTTCCAAGATCAAAAATTATTGTGGGTGATAACATGGAGCTAACCTCGCTCGTTTGCTTCTTCCGCTGGCTCTTCGACTCCTACTGCGACTGGAGTTCCCTCAGATTTGCTTTTTTTAAGTATTTCCTCGGTTATTTTAGTAGCTACCGATGGGTTCTCTTTAAGAAATATTTTTGCAGCTTCTTTTCCCTGTCCCAACATTGTGTCTCCTTGTCTTAGGAATGCTCCGGACTTTTGAATGGCTCCCATTTCTATACCAACGTCTATTATTGCACCCTCTTTTGATATTCCGTCCTGCATTACGTCAAATTCCGCAATCCTGAAAGGCGCTGATACTTTGTTCTTCACGATTTTTACTCTGTGCCTCGATCCAATTGCGCGGTCTCCGTCCTTAAGAGTTTCAATCTTACGGCAGTCAATTCTTACGGACGCATAAAATTTAAGAGCCAGACCTCCCGTTGTGGTTTCAGGATTTCCAAACATCACTCCTATTTTTTGTCTCAGCTGATTGGTAAAAATAACTACTGTTTTGGATTTAGAGATTACTCCTGTGAGTTTTCTTAATGCTTGAGACATAAGTCTTGCCTGAAGCCCTATCATTGCGTCTCCCATTTCTCCTTCAATTTCTGCGCGCGGAACAAGCGCTGCAACTGAATCTATAACCAAAACGTCAACTCCTCCTGAGCGAATAAGGCTTTCTGCGATTTCAAGCGCCTGCTCTCCTGTATCGGGCTGGGATATTAAAAGCTCCTCAAGGTTTACTCCCAGTTTTTGTGCCCAGAGAGGATCAAGCGCATGCTCTGCATCTATAAAAGCTGCTACTCCTCCTTTTTTCTGAGCCTCTGAAATTACCGACAAAGCAACCGTTGTCTTACCAGACGCCTCTGGGCCATAAATTTCAATGATTCTACCGCGAGGGAGTCCCCCGACGCCTAGAGCTAAATCTAGGGGAAGAATAGCTGTCGGGATTACTGAAATATCTAGCTTTTGCTGTGCCTCACCCATGCGCATTATAGAACCACGACCATACTGCTTCTCAATTTGCTCCATTGCAAGTCGTACTGCTTCAAGCTTTCCGGAAGAGGGTGAGTGTCCGTTGGGAAGAGGATTTTTTGCTGCCTTTGCCATTGCGTTTTATTGTAAACGCCTTTTTGTTATAATTCAATATGCAATTTTTAATTCTCAATTCGTAATTTTCACTGAATTTTCAATGTTTTAAAATTTACAAAATTGGATCTTGATTGAAAATTAGAAATTAGAAATTGAAAATTTTCGCCTACGGCGAAACGGGATGTGGTTTAATGGTAGAATATGCGGCTGGGGGCCGTATGGTCTGAGTCCGATTCTCAGCATCCCGACTGAAGCTCTAAAAACTGTCGGCTCCCTCCAAAGGCGGGCAGGCGTTTCCAATTATCTTGGGAGAAAAACGCAAAAATTTTAATGTACTCAAATGGCCGCCCTAGTTGTACTCAAACCCTTTCGGATCTGTCTAAAGCGGCCATTAAAAAACCGAAAGGAATAGTTTGAGTACCGTTTTAATATAGCAGGTTCACAAAGTTTTTCAACTGATATTTTCTATATCAGCAGCTATTAGAAAAAGGTTCGCATTTTTTCTATAGAGGTTTTTAAAACATTGTATTCGGTTTTACCATTGTCTTTTTGATGATGAATTTGATTTCTGATAAATGTATGTATACTAACCTCATTTGCATTTCTTTTATAAGGAGATTTTTTAGGTTCTTTTTTCTCACCAACAAAATAATCATTATCAAAATCTTTAATCTTCTTATCGTCTCCATTTATGAATTTTAGTTCTTCGAAAAGCTCGTTGTGATATTCTTCGGTCGCAAGATTAAAAGCTAGGTAATTTGTTTCGTTAGCTGAAATATAGGGTAAAACTCTTTTTTGTATCGCAGATGTATCCATACCGTTGTTATTGATTATGCTAATTCTTACATTACCGTTGTAAAATAATTGTTTTACTAAAAGAGGAGAGTGGGACGTAAGAATGATTTGTGCTTCTTTGGAAAATTCCAGTAAAAACTTAACAAATTTTTCCTGTAACGTTGGGTGCAGATGAAGTTCGGGTTCGTCAATTAAAATTATTAATTGCTTACCGCTCTGCTTGGCTAAGTAAAAAGAATACAAAAGGGCAAAAATCATCTCATAGCCCGAACCAAGGTCATCCAATAAAATTTGCTGATTATTATCTTTCTTTGTGGCAAAGAATGCGTTTTTAAATGGTTGATAGTTATCTAAAAAATCTAATTTTATTTGAGAACCACTAATCTCATGAAATTTTTTTACAGCTTCTGACAGGAAGTTATTTTCAACTTTGTCTTTTTTGATTCTAGTATCTAATTCCTCATTCAAATTATCAACTTGAGTTTTTTTTAGATATTGATAGCTAAAATCTTCCATCAATCTATCGAATCTAGTTGTGTTATAGGTGCCAGAGCGAATTTGAAAGATACGATTTTTGTCTAAGAATAAAACATCATTTTCGTCAAATCTTTTTGATTTCCAAGGATTATTTACCCCAACTCTTAAATCAGGACTATCTTCCTTTATGTTTTCGCCATCTGCTTGGATAAATCTGCGATCAAGAATGATCATGCTAGATAAATATGCCTTAAAATCTCGGGCTCTAATATTTGCTTTGAAAGAAAACCCATGCGCTTTGAATGATCCTGTAATTGTTTTTGTAACTTCAAAATTAGCTTTTGCATATAATTCAATTAGAATATCATTCTTCGGATCATTGAAGTCGCTAATAGATACGGACTCTGTTTTATATTCCAATAATGGAAGTGCGAGAGCATCTAAAAGGGCTGTTTTCCCACTTCCATTTTCGCCCACAAATACATTTAATCCCGAACCCTCGTTTATATTATCTGGCGTATTTATATCCTCAATTTCGAAATATTTTTCTGGTGAAAATAATCTAAAATTTTTTATTTTAAGTGATTTTATAAACATAAATTCTTTAGCAAAATTATACGCCTGTGGTTATTGATTGGCAATTGATATTTATATCTAGGATTTTGAGGTAACTTGAGCCAACTTTTCTCTAATTACTTGTAATTCTTTAATCCTATACTCGTCATTTTCTTTTTTGACTGGAGCTTTCATTCCTTCCATGTTCAAATTACTTTCGTAGTTAAGCCCATCAACTATTTGTACTACTTTACTATCGTCTAGAGCTTTATCTGTAAAAGCTTTTAGTTTATGTTGGTCTGTAGTAGTTATTTCAACTTCTATAAATTTTCTCCAAACGCCATCATGCTCCCATTCTTTTAGTGTTTGAAATTGTTTTTCATTAAGTCCCCACAAAACTCCGGCTACCTGACCTGTTCCCGGTTTTACTGTGTAAGCTCTAAAATTTGACCCCCAAACTTCCAAAAGAGATTTTCGCGCAACTTCTGGAATTTGTTCTAGATCTTGAATTCCCAAAATCATTCCATCAACTCTTGCTCCATATCCGCCGTCTAATTTTAAATCGTCACCTACAAGATTTGAGGCTCTTAAAATATCTACAATTCTAGTTTTTTCCCGATTGGCTCCGTATCCGAAAAATAAAATCTTTGCCATAAACAAGTTAATATTATGTTATCACAAATTTAAGAAAAGGCTAGATTTTAGATACATATTGACATTATTCTTAAATGTCATCCATAATAATCTTATGAACCCATCAACCAATGGTGAACCTCCAGCGGGAGCAACGCCAGCAGAAGCAACAGGACAAGCTCCAGTAATTCCTACTTCATCAGAAACGCCTCAAACAGACCCAAGTCTTTTATCGCAAGACAGACATGGAGAATCACCCTTGTCTCATGAACCAATACAATCATCTTCGGAGGCTGCTCTTGACATGCTTGAAGCTAGAAGTAAGAAATTACGGGAAGCAGCGGAAACTCCAACCGCCCCAGAGCAATTCCGCAGTCAATATGAAACAGTGCAGCCGGTTTTATATGCCGCATCGCACAATAACGTACTTGGAGAGACAGAACGTACTCAAAGAGATGTTGTTGAACGAGGACAAACTTATATTACGAGTGATGCAGGCGCAATACTTGGATCAGCCGGCCGTCTAGAAAGACAAATAGAAGTTCTTTTAGCTGTAAATGGGATCACGGAAACAGGAATTGGCGATGAAAAGCAAAGACTTTTATCGGCTAAGGGATCAAAAGGCATGTCTATATCAGGTAAGCTTGCGCAAATGGCGCGTTTAGATTTTTCAACAACCGGAATAGATTCCCGAGGTGATTTAAGGGACTCGCTCGAAGAAGCTGTTTTACATGCAAGAGCATTAAATGAAGTTTCTTCTGAGCTTATAGATAAAACACTTCGAAAAATGCGCAAGGATATAATAGGATTAGGAGATTTAGATGATTTCCATAAAGCTGCTTATTTAGCTGCAGTAGATCAAGGAACCGATCCGCTAGATTTAGAGGGCGTTGCGGGACAGTTTGCTGATTACTTAAAAAGAAAAGACGAAGCCATGAAAGCGGATCCAGATGCACCTGTTTTAGTTCGGTATGCAGAGATGGGTAATAACGTGCATACTATTTTATTGGAGAAAGCAGGAGAAGGAATTAAATTTAATTTTGATCCGGATTCAGGTAAATATGGAGCTAGTATAGAAGGTTCGGCTGCAACATACGAACCCGATACAAGCCCGTATACATCTATGTATCCCCAAGACCGTCTAGTTGGAAAAACAGGACCCATAGAAATTCCGCTAGGAAACGCTTTAGACTGGGAAACATATAATGGATTTACGGATAAGCCTAATTCTCTTGTGCCAATTACTGTTGGTTCGGATGCTATTATTGCTGACGTACGGGATGATCTAGAATATCAAGTTGGAGCTGCTGAAAAATATGGAGGCGCTGGGAATTTTGAAAACGCTGTAGTGAGGGAAGCAACATTTTTGGGCATAACAGATAAAGTTTTTGCAGGCCCGGAAGGAGAAAAACTTCTTGCTAATATTGCAGAATTTAATTCTAGACCAAAAACACCTCAGTATTCAGGTAATCGTTTAGATTATTAACTATCCACCGTTATGAAAGGCAATAATACTCACTAAAGATCAAACGCTGAGTAAAAAATTAACAGAGAAAGAAAAGATTATGACATTTCTTTTTCATGTAAAACTTTACTGCGAGTAAATCTGTAATCCGCTTGGATCGGAAAGTGTAAGTGTCTGACTGCAGGAATTATAATTACCCGTAACAATAACCGGGAAATTGGAAAATTTTGTATAGTCGACTTTTGAAGAAAAGGGCAGAGAAATTACGCTTTCATCATTTTTAACTAACACAACTTTATTGTGGGTTTGTTTGGGAGCAAAATAATCTAGGAATTGGGATAAAACCGGAATTCCCGAAGACTCCTGCTCCATAACATTCAAAGTTTTGACAGTACCTATATAACTCTGTACTCCTTTTTCGCAAAGAATTTTTCCTCCTCCGAAAACTCCAAATACTCCAAGAGCCAAAGCTACTCCGGCAATTCCAAGACTTCCCTTAAGCGTGAAGGAAAATGCTTTCTGTCTTTTAATATCTTCCAAAAGTTCGACAATTTTTCGAAGGGGATTTCCTACGCGTACATCCAAAAGATCATCTTGACTCTTATGATATCTGACGTTGTCTCCGAAAAATTTATCGAGCGCGCCCTGAGGCTTTGGAGGACTGCCGGGTTTTTCGACATGAACAAAATGCCCCTCGCTGTCTCTTGGCTTACTTTCCGCAATTGTACTTTTTATCTCGCTTTTTACTTTTTCGGCCATACTTTAATATAGCTTTGGATCTATAGCAATTGCAAGTTTACCTACTTATAACTTTGTTAAATCAAGCTAGACGTGTCAGCGTCGCAGCAGTCGAAGTTTCATTGAAGTCTCCTTCGTACAATCCAAACTTTCTATTTCTGGCTTCGTCTATCAATTCGTCTCTCCAAATTCCACGAATTCTATCTTCAGATGTTCCTTTTTGTTTTTCTTTGTTCAATAAATGTAGCCCTCTACGACCAGCACTTCCTCTTCGTGGGTTTCTGTATTCTTCGTCCCAATTATTTGCAAGTTCAATATCCGAATTTTCTGCTACAACAAGTAAATAAATTTTATCTGATGCGATAACAATTGAGCAGATTGCAGAAGCACGACCGTCAGGCCTCTTTATTTGTGAAGCAAGATTATCAAAGTCAGGACCGCTGAATATAGCACCACTACTTGGGTGAGTATGTATTATTCCAAATAATTCTTCCTGTGGGAAAAATTTAAATCCTGGGGACTGTTCTGTAGTAATTAAGTTCCTACCGAATACATAGTAGTCTGAAGCCCAATCAGGTTTATCACGTCGCCAATCTTCCTTTTGAAGTAAATCCTGAAGTCTCTGGGCTGTTTCTGATTCAGATAAACCTGTTAAATCCTCAAAAAGTGTTGCTCCCACAAAGTCTCTATGTTGTCCCTTGAATGCACCATCAATAGAAAGTTTTTCCTGAGTTCTCGTTAAAAATGCCATCTGTTCTGCATCTGTTTCGCTCTCCTGTTTTTTCATTCCATGAAACCCTGATATAAGCTCAGGTTCATCGATCGCCACTGTTCTTGGAAGTTCGTCAAATCTCTTTCCTTCTAACGATAAAAGCGTAGGATGGGCTAAACCCTCTTGTCCTTCTATGTTGGTTATATCCGACATAGGGTTATTATAGTAAATTCATTTTTAAATATCTCTATAATCAAGTGGGACTGGCTTGTGGATTGAGCTGGAACTATGAGGAACTAACCGAGGGTTTTTACCCTCGGTTTTTAAACCACAACTTGTGGGTACCACAATTTTGTGATAGCTCGAAGCTAAACTGTGGGTTTTGTGGATTTTAATTTTTTACCCACAAAACAGTTGTGGAGCGGCGTCCGCCGCCCCCGCCCCTCGGGATTTACGCCCTGAAAAGGAGGACTGCCGTCACGCCAAACTCTACTTACCACCGACTTTCGGATAGGCAGTCCGACCCAAGCGAGCACCGCGAAAATTACTTTTAATTGAAATCCCGGCGGTGCGAGCCATTATGATGTCTCCCAAAGTTCTTGCCTAAATAGGGGTAGAATATCGCGGCGGGGGCAAAAGCGGATTACCCCGCCGACTGCAGGCGGTTCTAAGTTAGAAGAAAGTTAGCCCCGCCG